>Ga0180904_1098_pt1 | contig 16081 bp, 13 predicted proteins | sample Deesub1362A_J573_FD_124173 | JGI IMG/M metagenome (GOLD analysis project Ga0180904, IMG submission 124173) | Archaeoglobus sp. JdFR-22
TCATCAGATTAATTCTGATAAGATATTCATTGGCAGAATAAATACCGGGAAGGTTTTCACCCTCTATACCCATGAAAGCGGGCAGTCCTGCACCAGTTCCCAGAAACACAGCATCGTATTCTTCCAGTAAATCGTCAACCGTCAGGGTCTGACCGACAATAACATCTGTAACAATTTTTACACCCAGCTGCCTGACATAATCAACCTCTCTCCTCACAATCTCCTTCGGTAGTCTGAACTCTGGTATGCCGTAAACAAGAACTCCGCCTGGCTCATGCAGTATCTCGAATATTGTGACTTCATGTCCCTTCTTAGCCAGATCAGCAGCACATGTCAATCCTGATGGTCCTGAACCAACTATAGCCACCTTCTTGCCTGTTTTCTCAGGAATTTCAGGTATTTTCACTCCCTTCTGCATCTCCCAGTCCGCAACAAATCTCTCAAGTCTGCCTATTGCAACGGGTTCACAGCCATGTTCGGGAAGGACACACTTGAGTTCACACTGCGTCTCCTGAGGACACACTCTTCCGCACATAGCAGGTAAGGTATTGGTCTCTTTAATTATTTTTGCAGCTCTTTCTAAATCGCCCTCAAGTATGCTTCCGATGAACCCTGGAATGTCAACCTCAACCGGACAACCGGCAATACAGTTCTTGCACGTTGTACACTTTGCAACCTCGGACATTATCTCTTCTTCACTCATAAATGGATAAAATTCTTCTCTTCTCGCCGCAATCTCCTGAGCAACCCTGACTGCTATCTCTCCAACTCTGTCAGGGTCAGTAATCAACACTCCTTTCGCCCTACCACTTACAAGGTCTTCTATCACAATATCCGGATTATCATAAGTTCTGTCAAGAAGACCGCGTGCAGCAGCCTCTGATGAGGCTATAACAGGAATTCCAAGCTTTGAGCACTCCTCAAGTGTATCAGCCCTTATACACTGCTCATCTGTCACCACAACTTGTGGTAAAGATGACCTTATTGCCCTCAGCTCATAGGAAAGAGTTCCGGCTATCTTTGCATTTGGATTGTATCTTGTTGTGTCAATTGCCGTGCAGCAAAGACCAGCAATCTCAATCTCGTCTTCAAGCCCATGCTCCGTCATATAGTCACTGATATTTCTTGCAGGAAGAATGTTGTGGCCGATAACAAGTATTAGTGGTTTTTTCGTCTCAACAGTTCCAAACCCTATATCGATAAGAGGGGCGTCCGGATCACTTTTGGGATAGTTGAAAATACTTATCTGAATTATGTCTGCAATCTCCATTCCAACGTGGTCGAGCATACCAACTTCAAGTGCTTTTGATTCATAATCGATATCGCTTTCTTCCTGACCTGTATGTATGGTGTGCAGAACTCTTACAAGCCCCTGCTCTACGTAACTCAAAACTTCTTCCAGGTCCCCAATTGTCTGTGGTCTTATCCCGAAAACAAGCCTGATATTTGGAGCTTCAACGTTGACTCCTCCACCCAAATCAAGTGGATGTTCGGGCCCAAAGTTCTCCAGAGCATATTCAAGCAAATGTCTTGCATGAGATGCATGGGAAGAGGCACCTATCAGGCAAGCTAAGGTTACAAGCCGTGCTGTTTGAGTCTTTAAATCAATTCCACACGCTCCTTCCTTATTTTCCGATAGTTCACAGGGTCCCATCGTGCACAGGCTGCAGAAGTCATAAACAAGAGTATGGAATGGCTCGTATCTGTCAAGAAGCTTTCTGTCCCACTCTCTCAAATCAAGAATATGTGGTTGAGGAGATGGGCCCTCTAATTCACTCCATTCTTTATCTTCCTCAATAATCTTACCTATTCTTATGCTGATATTTTTCATCTCATCGAGGACAAATATTCCATCCTTCAATTCAAAACTCATTTTTACCCTCCTTTTTGGATATATGCCCATTTTATGACCATTATCATTTTATGCCACCCTTCAGATGCATTTTTGTTTCTCGCCCTTAAAACGGGCATATATAGTTTTCCTTTCAACATTATCAATCATGCTGTTTTTTAATTATGTGGAATATATCTTTTTCTGTTTGAAGATACTGTCTCTTACCTGAGTTTTTCTATAAGCTATAAGTTTTTACCAAATCAATTATTTCTGCGGGTTCTGTAGGAGGAAGGTCTGTAAACTCAAGAATCGCCTTGAATTTTTTAAAAGAATCAAAATCTGTCAGAAAGTTTGAATAAATACTGTTTGGTATTGTAGGCTTATATGCATCGTCATTTATCTTTATTTTAAGATTTACCGCCCTGTCTTTGGTGGAAACTCTTATTATCTGCCCCTCCTTAAATCCATTTAATTTTGCAAATTCTTCATTGACAAAAATGACGGCAAGTTCTTTATCAAACCTGTTCTTCTCAAATTTCTCGGTATGAAAAACATTTCTGGCAATAATCACCTCAGTCTCGATCTTCTTCAAAAATTTTCCGAACTTGAGCATTATATCCTCTCCAGAATCCTCTCCAGAATGTAAGTATCATCAAATTTATTTTCAAATACTGAATTCAATTTTATTTTTACTCCATCACTCCTCACCATCGTTCCACCGTTCTCAACACCAGAAATTGATGAAGGGATTACAACGTCGGATATTTCAGTAGTAAAAGTTCTTCTCGGGTCGATAGTAATTGTATTGATTTTTGACAGGTGCATCGATACATCGAAAGGTAGGGAGTTGACGGGATCAGAACCAATAATCAGGGTAGTGTCAGGTATACTGCTGGTTAGTAATTTACTGAACTCAAATTCTTTCCTTGAGGTCTGTTCCCCAAAGCTATATCTGTTGACATACCCTGTTTTCTCAAAAAGAGACTCGTTAAAGCCGCGCATATTCGAATGAAAGCCTGCTGGTATAAAATAAACCTTTGAGAACTCATTGAGTTTCCTCAGAAGATTGTAAAATTTTTTGAAATCACCTTCCAGACCGTATCTCAATCCCAGACCACCAAAAACAACTGCATCTCCTTTTTTAATCTCTCTAAGAATTCCCGCTACTTCGCCAGAGTATTTTGCAGCTTTTCCCTCCATTATTTTCACAAACGAATCAATTAATTCAGCGTCGGATTCCGGTTCAATAAACACTTCGTTCTTTTTTACGATTTTAGATGTGTGATCTTTCCGCACATCAATTACCACAAGGAATCTATCCTCTTCGTAACCCCGCTGCCTGTTCTTGCCTCGTGGAAAGTAGGAGTACCTTGACATGTGCCTTGGAGAGCTGTGAACTGGATTTGCCCCCCAGTAAATAATCACGTAGGCGTTATCTCTCACGTAATCAAGAGTCGTCGTAGGGATTTCACCCCTGAGACATGCCTCAACAAAATTGCCCAGACAGAAACTTGAACAATCATCTATGAATGCATCAGTTTTCTCTGCGATTTTAATTGCAAGTTTCTGGGCTTCTAATGTAATGGTATCCATCCCATAAACCGCAAGCTTCTTTGAATCAGCGATAATCTCAGATGCCCTCTCAATCGCCTCTTCCAGACTGGAGGTTTCTCCATTAATAGAAGGTTTTGCTCTGCCCTCAAGATAATTGAGAAAAATTCCTGCACCTCTTCTGCAGGCATTTTTGACCTTGAATTCCCCATTTTTCTCAACAACAATATCATCGCAGAGGCAGGCACATCCGGCACATGTTGCTTGTATAAGCATTTCACTCCTCCAGAAATCTTATAGCATCAGTAGGACAGTTCTCTCTGCAGGCAACACAGAGTATCCTTTCTTTTCCGTATCTTCTACAGAGTAACATGTTAATAACCTTAACAACACCATTCTCAATCAGGAGGATGGGATTCTCAATTGTTGGACCTTTTCCAGAACCCATTCCATAGGGGTCTTCAGATGCGTGAACAGGGCAAACAACGACACAGTTTGCACAACCCGTGCACAAGTCTTCCTCAACAATCAAACCAGTCTCTGTAGCCTTCTCAAGAGGTTCAAGAAGATTGATGAGCTCTTCCAGTTGCTTTTTGTACTTTTCCTCATCAAACAATGGCTTGCAATCTTCAAGTTTTCGCTCTCTTGTTATTACTTTAAAAGCGAAGCTCATACATGTTTGCTCACCACAAATTTTGCAGTTTGTTTTTGGAAGTAATTTGAAAATCTCCATTGGAGTTGGCATCTGATAGCTATCACGAATAATAATTTTAAATTCTTTTGGTTGAGAACTCGGGTGAAAGCTATTCAACAGAGGTTGCTATAAACAAATGTTTAAATAATACTGAATGGTTAATCTTAAAATAGGTGAATTACATGGACAAAGTAAAATACATTCAAACTGAAGTGGATGAAAAATTACATGCATCACTTAAGAACATTTCAGAATACAAGAAAAAAAGTCTGAAGTTCATTGTAAAAGAGGCAATAGAGGAATATGTAAAAAAATATGAGGAAGAAATTGAGAAAGATTCATTTTTCGATATAATTGGAAGCTTTAAGACCAGAGAAGGACACTGGAGCGAGAGGGACGACTGGAGGGATTAAAATGACATCAAAATTACAATATATTGACACAGGTGCTTTAATCGCTCTCAGCGATTTGAAAGATAAAAACCACGACAAATCTGTCAATTATGTTAAGGAGTCTGTGAGAAGGGGTATGAGGTTTGTAATCGGGAAAAATGTACTTGTTGAATATATTGATGGTGTAACTAAAAGAATAGGAAAAGAAAAGGCAGTGTATGAACTCGATAAAATTCTTAACAGTAAAATTGTATTTCTGGAATTTGATACCAGAAAAGATTGGAATAAAGCTCTGGAGTACTTTCAGAGATATAACAATAAGGAAATTGATCTAACAGACTGTTTGAGCTTTGCAATTATAGAGAGATTGAATATAGAAGAGGTTTTTACTTTTGATTCTGATTTTAAAACTCATGGATTTGTTGTAGTGCCGTAAATATTGGAGACGTCTGAAATGGTTAAAAAACGGCATTGGAAAAATAATAAAGTTTAAAAATTATGTTATTTTGTTTTGTAAAGAATGCAACCAGATATACAGCTTAGTTGTTTATACTGTGGAAATCCTAATCCAAATATAATTACATCATCTACCCGACAAGTTGGTGTTAGAATTGGCTCCAATTCAGGTGGAATATCTTATCAGGAAGAATGGAATTTAAGGTTGACACCTGAAATAAATTGTGATTTTTGTGGCAGAAAATACAAACTGATTGCCGATTCTTCAGGAATCGATTTTCTTCGAAATGTACTATCTGAGATGGCTTTTTCTGACACCTTGGGTGAAATCATGAGTGAGTTTGGAATTGGTTTAGAGGATGTGGAAAATGGCTTTACAGGGATATCTATTCCAAAAGGTTTTATAAGTTCGATAAGAAGAAGAACTACTGGAAAAAGGGAATTTCATATAATATTTATGTTTGGGGAGAGGAGATATTACATGACATTTTATAAATCTGGAAATAATATGATAGCAGTAAGTATGGAGAGAGTGTGATGGGGCAAAAGAATGTTTTAAAGGAGTTACCGGATAAAACCAAGTTGTATTCTGCGGAAATGTTTAAGGAATTACTTAAAAAAACCCCAGAGAACAAAATCCTTGTTAGAGATGCCATTCTTATGTTATTGAGTGTCAAAAATGAAAAACCCATCTATGGGCGGACTATGATTATGAAGCAGATATTTCTGTTCTATGAGGAGATTCTAAAGAGGCGTGGGTTAAAATTCCAAGACCCAAAGTTTGTACCGTATAAATACGGACCGTATAGTTTCACAGTCATGCAAGCACTTGAGGATTTATACTTTGCTGGCTATATAAAGATAGAAGGAAGAAAAAATACAAGAAAAGAAAGATTCACGCTGACAGAAAAAGGATTAATAGAGATTTTAAATAAATTTGAGAGTTTAGCGGAGAGTATTAAGAAGGAAATAGAGGAAAAAAGGATTGGTTGGGATCAACTTGGAACAGACGGTATTTTGAGGTACGTTTACCAAAATTATCCCGAATACAAAGAAAAATCTGAGATTAAGAAGAAATATAAAGAAATAGAGTGGGGGAAAGGCAAAGCATGAAAATTAAAGTGTCTAATATTGATGAGACTGAGTACGTATATACTACACGTTCATTAAAAATTAAATTGAGAGAAAAAATAATAGAGTCTCCTTTAAGGGTATTAACAAATTCAGAACTTAGAGCAAAATCAAACATCCCAACAGAAATTCCATTAGAAAGTGAGATAGCATTCATTATGAGGAAGTTGGATAAGAAGGAAATTCTAGAATTCATGAAAGAAAATAAAAAATTTAGTAATGTCTTGGAATATCTTGAAGGATATAGACTAAGAATGCAGCATTCCGATATTATTTTTTCTGCTATCCAACCAACTAAAACAGCTCTTGAAGTCATTAATCATGATGAAAGTTTAGTAAGTCAGTTCGTAAGGATGAGTATACGGGCACAGCAGATGGCTGGATTTGAAACTATTACCATTCCTTGGGTTGGAGTTGGTGTAAGAAAATCCATAGAGATTTATAATGACATAGAAAAAAATCTAGAAAATGAACTCGTTTTCTTTGTTGACGTATCCAATCCGTATGGACTCGAGGAAATTGTTAATTATTTTAGAGAATTGAACGAAATAGGGAGAATTAATTTTGTTGGGGTAATATACGGCTCTCCGAGAAAAAATTGGCCAAGCTATGATATATTATGGAGAAATCTGAAAGATGCGGACATTGCGGTAATAGTGGCTGATACTGAAAGATACGAAAATTTACGACATTTATCTGGATTGCATTTGCAGGAGTTTATATTTGGGGATATTTTTGCATTGGAGACGAAAAAAGTTTACAAAGGAAGGAAAGAAGAGAAAGATGTCGGAAGATTACTAAAGTTTTTCAACAGGAGCAATCTACAAGTATTACCAATAGGGGATACTGGGTCTGATGTTGTAGAAGATGTTGTTAAGGAATTTAGCGATGATGAGAAGATAAAAACAGCTCTTGAGAATTACGAAGAAGCTAAGAGAGATGATGACAAGTTGAGTGTGTTATTATCAATCTCAAAGGTTCATGAGTTTCTGACCAGTAGAGATGAATTTGATATTTCGCGGGAATACATAGACAAAAGTGAAACGAAGGATTACATCGAGGAAAAAGAAACATTAAATGAATTTTTAAAAAGAATAAAAGGACAAAAGAAGCTTTTGACACCATCTAGTTAAAAGATAGTGTAAGATTTAATTTTAGAACAGAGTAGTCTGTTTCTTTCTTCCTTTCCTTGTTTTTCTCTCTTTTTTCTGCCTCTCTCTTTCAGCTTTTATACGTTCCAGAAGCACACTGGCAGGCTCGATAGGAAATTCGTCTGAATAAAGTACTTCCTCCCTCTCTCCTTCCGGCAGGGCGATGAGGTACTTTCTACGCTCTTCTACATCCAAATTTTTCCAGTTTCTCACTGCTTCTCTAAAGTCAGCAGTAAGCTCTCCTTTAAAGGTTTTGGCGAGGATGGACTGGGAGATTTTTTCTACCTGTTTTTGTGCCTCTCTTACTTGTTTCTCTACTTCATCGGCGAATTTGAATAGTTTTTCAATACGGCGGACGATTTCTTTTTGTTCTTCGAGTGGAGGGATGGATAAAGGCATCTGACTAATATCTCTGGAGTTAATATTTGCTTGGCCTGCAACTTGATGTTTTACTTTTGCAATGTGGTTTCTTGCAATAGAGGAATTTAAAAAGAAATTAATATAGTACGGATTCATATTATCAACAATTCGTAGTCGTATGAGATATGATGCAAAAACAAAAAATCCATTATTATCAAAAATAGCAGACTTCCCTACAAGTTCAGGACTGTTCGTTCTGTTTATCAATATATCACCGGGTTTAAGTCTATATTTTTCTAGATCTTCTTTTTCTGGGGAGATATATTTCAAGTCTTGATAATCTATTACGCCTTCTTGGATGTTTCCCATTCTAAGAACAGGTACACCATCGTTGGGTGAGGCGTCAGCTTTTACGGAGGTACCGTACTGAATTAGCTCCAAAACATGACCTAAATTAGCCCACACCCAACTCTCAGGCAGTTCAGACAGATCCGAAGCATCCAACGGCTTAACATCAAGATTTCTAGGTTTTCTTGGTTTTTTTCTTCCTTTTGCTTTAGCCCTCTCTACCTCCTTTTCATACCTGCGCAGCCTTTCTTCCTGAATGCGTTTTAGCAGTTCAGAAGCGGGTTCAACATCAGGATGTTTCTCTCGCCAGTCAGCTGTAAGCCTGCCGCTCATCGCTTGTTTAAGCACAGACTGGCGGAATTTTTTGATGATCTCTGATAATTTGTCCAGTTCTTCTTTTGCTTTTTTTACACGCTCGAGTAGTGATTCAACTCTGGCGACTAAAATGCGCTGTTCGGGGAGTGGGGGGAGAGAGACTGGGATTTTTCTCATTGACGACTGATTTAACTTCAATCTAGTTGTGCCTGTGACGTAACCATGATAATCAAAGGAGTTTAGATAGTGACAAAGAAATGAATTTGAAGTTAACTCAGAAATAGCTCTTAAAACATGTGCATGGTTATTCACCCAAGATTTACCGGATATTATGTATGCAATGTTTTTAGTCTTATCAAAAAAAGGAGCTCCATCTTCTCCTAACAAAAGTAGCTCTTCATCAAATAAATAATCGTCAATCCATCCAATTTGACCTGTTGCACCGTAATAGGGGACCTCTCCCTGTCTTTTTTTTCTCTCTTCTGAATTCACAGGAACTCTTAAATGATCTAAAATATCCACGCACTCTTCTAATTTAGCCCATATCCATCCTTCCGGCAGCCTCTTTCCATCCATCCAGACCCTCACCCACTATTATTCATCCCATTACTCTCCAGAATTCTCAAAACTTCCTGCAAGCTATCAATAGCAGCCTCCAGATGAGTTATCGCATCACTTGCGAGCTCCGTAGGCTCGGGCAAGTCATCAACATCCTCCAGTGATTCATCTTTCAGCCAGAATATATCAAGATTGTAATCTCTCTCCTTAATCCCACTTATATGGAATTTCCTGAATCTTTCTGTTTTCTGTGCCACTTTCTCCCTGTGATCTAACGCTTTTGGACTGAACACGTTTGGATCATCACCGTAACACTCCTCAAACTCTTTAAAGTGCTCTGGTGTCAGAGGTCTTTCCTTTTTGGTGATGCTGGGCACATTCGTTCTTGCATCGTAAATCCACACGTTCTCCGTCGGTCTACCCTTGGTAAAGAATATCACATTCGCCTTAACACCCGGAGAATAGGGCGTGAATGTTCCTATTGGCAATCTCAAAATTGTATGGACGTCACAAACCTCCATCAAATCTTTAAAAACATGATTTGCCTGCTCTGCAAAAAGGCAGTTATCTGGAACTACAACAGCTGCTCTACCACCATGTTTCAGTATTGTGGCAACATGCTGGATAAAGTTGAGCTGCTTGTTTGAAGTCCTCACCATGAAATCATCTCTTTCAGGTGCCTGATTTGCCCCCTTAGTTCCGAAAGGCGGATTTGTAAGAACAACATCATATCTCGCACTTGGGGGTGGTGCATAAATTGAGTCTTCCAGCTCAATGTTTCCTTCAATTCCATGTAAAAACAGATTCATTAAAGCAAGTCTTCTTGGCCTTTGAACGAGTTCAGTTCCATAATATGTCCTCTTTCTAATCTGTTCTACATCTTCTCTCGAAAGAATACCGCCAGTTATCTCCATCAACCATTCATAGGATGCAACAAGAAATCCTCCTGTACCGCATGCCGGGTCACATATTGTAAATTCTTTGTGAACCCGGGGATCAGGTTTCATAACTTTTACAATGGATTGAATTAAAATGCGAGGTGTGAAGTACTGTCCAGCCCCCTTCTTACCCTCTGATGCGGCTTTCTCCAGCAAACCCTCATAAGCCTGAGCCTTTACATCCACATCCAGAGCAGTCCACTCAACTTCATCTATAAGGCTGATGAGTTTCTTCAGGTTGACAGGATTATTAAATCGGGACATTGCCCCTGCAAAGATATCTCCTAAAACTCCCTGCTCCTTTCCCAGCCTGCGGAGAATGTCCTCATAGTGTTCTTTGAGTTCCATACCAGCCTTTTCTTTCAAACTCTGCCAGTCACAGCCTTCAGGGAGTTTAACTATATCTTTCTTCTCGTCGGCCATTTTGAGAAATAGCAGGTAAGTAATTTGTTCTATGTAGTCGCCGTAGTCAATACCATCGTGCCTAAGGGTGTGACAGAAGCCCCACAATTTTTGTACAATATCTGTCATCTTCCATCCCCTCGATAATTCACAATCCCAAGAAGTATATCAAAAAGTTCTGTAAACCCTTTAAAATGGTCAGGCTCCAAGTCCGGAACTATTTTTTCTGCAAAATATTTTTTACCATCTCTAATTATTCTCAATGCTGGATTGTTTGTTTGTTTTTCTTCTATAATCCTATCTTTTACCACTACCCTCGCCTTAGGATACTCTAAAGTGAGGCCAATCCCATTTTTCTTTATCTCTAAAACTTCATCAGGAAATAAAAATTCAATCGGAAGATTTTCAAAGTTTGCGTATTCTTCACGACCCTTGGGTACAGGCAACAGCACTGCAAAGATACTACCCCCATCACGAGCTTTTACAGAATCAAAATCTAAGTACTTTTTGAAATTCCTTAGTTTATTATAGTTACTTATCCCTTTCTGGTCACGATCAAAGATTCCTACAATAGGACGGGAGAATATGTTGGGTGTTGACTCTAAAAATTTTCTAAGCGTGTCTGCTCCTCCACCCATACCTTCAATGGGTTCGCTTGGTTTTATCTTAAATGGAGGTTTCTTTCCAGCATATAACTTTCTCCAAGCAATGGTTAATATATGTGCGTCAGTTTTTCCCTCAACTAAAACTACTGGCATTTTGACTTTCCGAATCTTTTTTTGGAGCTGCTCTACCTTCTCTCTTAGTTGCGTGTCTATACCTCTTTTTTGTATATACTCCTCGTGTAACTCTTCCTGAATCCTAAGAAAACCAAGTTCTTCTACTAACTTATCTTCTATGTCCGGGGAGTGTTTTTCAGCAGGCCATATTTTAGCAGCCAAAGTTTTTGAGGGCTCTTCTTGCCAGATTCTAAAGCAGGTGAGGTTGTCTTTCCTCAAACTTGTAAAGGCTGGAGAATGGGTGGTAATAAAAATCTGCGATTCTCTAGAGTATTTTGATGCAAAGTCATCGGCGAGGGAGATAACTTGGTTATATTCTATTGAATTTTCAGGCTCTTCAAACCCCCATATATAGAATTTATTACTATTGCATGCCATAAAGTCAAGCAACGATGGAACAAATCTCGCTTGGATTCCGTCCCCTCTAACAGTTAGAGGAACATTGGCTAAATCGTGTAAATCTGTTGATACTGAAAATGATTGAAACAAAGAAACCAGATCTTGAGGTGGTTTTATGGATGATGGGATTTTTGTAGCTCTCTTAAAATCATTTTGAAGGTCCTTAACTATCTTGGTGATATTACCTGCGAGTTCATCTATTGTCTCATTAAGCTTTATATTTTGCTTACCTGCCTTTTTTAGTAAAATCTCTTGTAATCTCCCTAAGGAGTGCTCGAAGAATGATCTGTCCTTGACTGCAGGGATATATTCAAAGTGAATCTTATTTAAAAACTTTGAGAGGCTTCTCTGTGCTGTGGATAATTTTTTAGGCAGCCTCCCCCTTTTATCTAATGTCTCTAAGTTATTGTTCTCTTCAGGTATGTCCCAATCTCTTGTCCATTTTCTTGTGACACTAAAGACTTCTGGAAGACTTTTTCTGTATTGTTTGGGTCTATTAAATTCGATTTTAATTGAAATAAATTGTTTGCCCTTTATAGTATCCTTCCTAACCTCCTCTAATCGCTTTTTAGAGAATTCATTGTAAAAGTCAAATTCTGAATGCCAGTCAGACTCGTTATTAAAGAAAAGATTTAAAGCTTTGAGTATATTTGATTTTCCGGCATCATTAGCCCCCGATAATATACATAAATCCTTCACATCTTTTAATTTCATATGGTAAATTGATCTGAAATACCGTATTTCTATTGATTTTATAAGATTCATGCTGCTACTGCCTCATTAATCTCCTTTAAAAGTTCTTCTAAATTGTCAAAAACTTTATTTGCTACCTTCCACCCACCTTTTCGGGTAAAGGCTGGAATCTCATCAAAATCTTCCCGATCGATCGCCAGATTTATTTCGAGATGAGCTTTAATCAAATTCAGCCATTTAAGCTGCTCCTCCGTAAATTCTCTGCCTTCAGTAATCCTCTTAATTGCTCTGTCCACTCTTTCCTGAGCAGTGAGCAGAGGATTCTCCTCGCTGGCTGCGTGCTTAACCATAGAGATTATGTCTGCCATCTCGTTGTGATATGCTCTTCTCAATTTATCCTCTGTGAATCTATTCTCTCTTAGCTTTCTAAGAAGTTCGTGCAACGCTCCAGTGCTCCAGTCTGAAGGACGCTCCAGCAGGATTTTAATGCCCTCAATTTTATCTCTATTTTCTCTCACAAAACGGCTGAAAGCCTCGATATAGTCCTCAGGCTTCAAATATTCACCAATCGGAGTTCTGATTACAGTCTCTGATTTAACATCATCTTGCGCGTCATAGGCCACATAAAACGCTTTTTTAGCTTTTGGATAGTTATTAAGTAAATCTTGGAGCTCCGGATCTCTTAAAATTTTCATTGTGCCTGCAAAATCATCTTTCAATCTTTTATGCAATTCAGTGGCAAATCTGCCAATATCACCATCAGGAATAAATTTCTCAAACAGTTCGTAAGCTTCTCCCGACATATTTTTGGCAACACGCTGCAATCTTTTAACCAGAATACGGATGTTATAGTCCCTGTCCCTGTTCTGATAGATATTCTCTATAATCTCACTGATCGGGCGAGACAGCTTCAGGGGCGGGTCTATAGTAAAAGCTGATACATTGCGGAAGTATTCAAGCAGACTCCCGCTAAAACAATCAAAAACGGTAAAGTGAGTTTTTCCTATCTCATCGTATTTTCTTGTGCCACGCCCCATCATCTGCTCAAAGAGGATTCTCGACTTTACCGGACGCATGAAAACAATAAACTCCAGCGCTGGAATGTCAACGCCTGTTGTGAGCATATCTACAGTAACCACAATGCCCGGCTTTGGTCTGTTACGAAATTCGCGAATGCGTTGTAGGGGTCTATCCATTTTTCCAGTAATCTTCTGGACAAAGTCATCACCCCTTCCAAATACTTCTCTGCATATCCGAACTACTTGATCAGCATGAGAAATATGCGGTAAATCGTTCACAGCAAAGATTAATGTCTTAGGGAATCTCCCGTATTTCTCCTCATGTTCCAGCGCGTACTTTGCTATTTCCTGAATGATCTTCTGATTACTATCCGGAGAGGTAATTTTCCTCTCAATTTCGGATGCGTCAAAAAAGCGTTCATCCTCCAGCCTGTCCAGTTTTTCAAGCCCAGTTTCCGGGTCTATTTCTCCAATACGTTCTCCTTCTTGCAGAAAAATACCTTTAATTCTGACATCTGAAGAAATTGCCACCGCATCGTAGTCCACGAGGTATCCGTCCCTTACTGCTTCCTCATACCCATAACGGAAGATAGGTTCACCGAAATAAGCTACTGTATGGGCTGCTGGTGTTGCCGTTAATCCTATCTTGATGGCATCAAAGTAATCAAGAACTTCTCTCCATTTGCCTTCTTCAGTTGCAGTATAGCCACGATGGCACTCATCGGCAATAATCACGTCAAATGCATGTATTGGGATATCCTGCTTTCCTGCATCTCCCTCATCTTCTGGATCATCGGCTCTACTCTCAAAAGCACTCTCCCAATCAAAAAGAGTGATACGCATTCTCTGGATTGTTGAGATGTAAACAAAGACATAAGAGGGTTTTGGGTCTGTTAAATAGCCCTCTGGTAATTCTTCAGGGTTAAATTTTACTCCTTCCAAATCCTCTTTCCTGAAGCGTTGAGTGTAAACTTCATATATCTGATCAAACTTCTGACCGGGTTCAGCCTCAAAGGTGCTAAAAGCAAGAGCTGCCTGAGCTGCCAGTGCTCTGCGATCCACAAGGAAAAGGATACGTCTTGCTGCTCCTGACCTCATAAGCCGATAAATTTCTGAAACCACTGTGTATGTCTTGCCTGTTCCTGTTGCCATGGCAACAAGGAGTTCTCTTTTACCCTGTGAGATTGCTTTTTCAATGCTTTCAGTGGCAGCAATCTGGTATGGACGCAATTTGGAGTGCTGGTTGGGGTTCTCCACAAACCACTGGCAGGCCTTCTCGAAATCTTTTTGCAACATTTCCCAGAGCGCCTCAGGTGTATGAAATTTTGACACTTTACGGGAATAACTATTTAAAGGTCTTAAATCCTGAAACCAGATAATTTCACCATTGGTAGAGTAGATAAAAGGAACCCTGAAACCATTAAAATTGAATGGACTGGAAACACCTTTAGCGTAACGCTGTGCCTGCACGAGGGCACTTTGAGGTCCTATAGAGAGCTTTTTTGCCTCTATAATTCCTATAATTTTACCTTCATAGAATAAAGCGTAGTCAGCGGGACCATGTGAGGTGGGGTATTCTTCAACAGCGTGATTAATATACGAATCAGGATTTGAATCGAATGTAACAATTTCCCAACCACATTCCCTCAATTTTTTATCTATTCGCTGCCTCCTAGTTTCTCGTTCATTTTCATCAGCCATTAAGACACCTTTGATGACTGCTTAAATTATAACATGGTAAATTTTTGATTCAGATTAGTTCAATTATTGCTTTACATAAGTATATAACTTACTACTTATATGGAGGTTAATGAGAACACCAAAAATCAAAATAGTTCCGTAAATTACAGCAATCCAAACCTTTCAGCGTTCTTATCAGCTATCTCCTGTATTTTCCCGATAATTTCTTTTCCTTCTTCACTTCTGAACAGATGTCTGAACCTCTTCTGAAGTTTAAGATAATCTTCAACTGGTTTTTTATTAACCCTCATCACATTAGCTATTTCTCCATCTATAGCCTCGTAATTAATCCACAGGCGTGTCTCGAGAGCAAGTTTTGCAACCTCGACAGTCTTTGAGCTATCAAATCCCCAGCCAGTAGGGCAGGGAACATGAATCTGAACATAGGACTGTCCAATTGATGCTGCCTTACTGACCTTCCTGTAAATATCCTCTGGATGTGCGATAGATGCTGTAGCAACGTATGGAACTCCATGAGCTATAGCAATAGATAGTATATCTTTTTTCGTAGAAATATTTCCCATGCTCTGCCTACCTGAAGGTGAAGTGGTTGTGTGGGCAGCAAAAGGAGTTAGACCACTTCTCTGAACTCCTGTATTCATATATGCTTCATTATCCAGACATATATAGATGATGTTGTGGCCCCTCTCAAGCATTCCCGAAAAAGATGCAAAGCCTATGTCCGCTGTTGCTCCATCTCCGGCAAATACTGCCACATTCGCATCCTTACCCATTCTTCTCATCGCAACCTCGACACCACTTGCAACCGCTGATGTATTCTCAAACAGCATGTGAATTACCGGAACCTTCCACGCAGAGTTTCTGTATTGAGTTGAAAAAACCTCCAGACATCCAGTGGAAAGACATACGATTGTATTCTTCCCGAGAGCTTTCATCGCAATTCTTACTGCAAGGGCTTCTCCACATCCAGCACATGCAGAATGGCCTGGAACGAATAACTCCTCTTCAGGTAAAGGAATTACTCTGAGTTTCATATCTTGATATTCACCCATACAATCTCACCCTTCTCCTCACCTGAATCTGCAAAATTCTCTACCTCAGTAATCATGTTCCTGACATCATCAACTGTAACGTCTCTTCCACCAAGTCCAGCCACAAATCCCTTAACGGGAATATCCACAATGGATTTTACTTCAGAATAAAGCTGACCACCCATTCCATAACTGAACGCTCTATCAATCACTCCAACTGCTCTCAGGCCTTTTACAGCTTTTCTCAATTCCTCAGAGGGAAACGGTCTGTAAGAACGAATTCTTATTAAGCAGCATTCTTCATCAATTGCATCCTTTATCGTCCCGCA
>Ga0180904_1030_pt1 | contig 12213 bp, 8 predicted proteins | sample Deesub1362A_J573_FD_124173 | JGI IMG/M metagenome (GOLD analysis project Ga0180904, IMG submission 124173) | Archaeoglobus sp. JdFR-22
CCTCTCAAACTCTCCAAGCTCTTTGTAAATAATCCCAAGTTCATAATGAATATTGAAATCGGGATTCAATTCAAGCACTTTATTAAACTCTTTCAGCGCACCTTTGAGATTTTTATTATCTCTGTAGGCAATGCCAAGATAATAATGTCCGTCTATATCTGCAGGATCGATGTTCAGGAATTTCTCCAGCTCTTTAATTGCAGAACCTGTCTTTCCGGAATTGAGGTAGCACATTCCGAGATCAAAGTGAATATTTTTTTGGGGGTTGAGTTTCTGGACTTCTTTAAGTTCTCTGATTGCTCTCTCATACAGTTTTCCCTCCTTGCAGGCAAGACCGAGGTTGTAATGAACTTCGGGATGAGTTGGATTTAATCTTACTGCCTCCTCCAGCTCCTTAATTGCCTCGTTCAATTTGTTCTGCCATCTATAAATACTTCCAAGTATAAAATGAGCTGTAAAATTATCTGGATCGATTCTGACGACTTTTTTCAACTCTGAAGCTGCCTTGAAGTAGTTTTTCTGTTCAAAATAAATTACTCCAAGGTTCATGTAAATCTCTGATGCCCGAAATCCTGTTCTCAGAACCTCCAGAAACTCCTTTATGGCGAGTTCAAATTTCTCTACTTCTTTATAACACAACCCGAGATTATATCGTGCATCAACAAAATCGGGATCCAGCCTCAGTACTTCTCTGAACTCTTCAATTGCATTGCTGAACTTTTTTTGCCTCTTATACAGATATCCAAGGTTTTTATGCGCATTATAATTGTCTTCTTCAATCCTTAAAACCTCTTTAAACTCACGCTCCGCTCTGGAAAAATTACCTTGCTGGAGGTAAATTTCTCCGAGTGCCATATGTAATTTTACATCCTGAGGGTTCAGTCTGAGGATGTCAGTGTAGAGTTTAATTGCGCTGTAAAAATCCCCCTTCGCCAGATAGGAGTCTCCCAGCTGATATATTACCTCCTCACCTGTGGGATCAAATTCCAGAACAGTTTCAAATTCTTTTATGGCGAGTTCAAACTTACCTGTCTTTTTGTAGCATATTCCGAGATTATAGTGAATTTCGTAGTCGTCAGGATTTAATCTGAGAACTTCTTCAAATTCTTTTATTGCTTTCTCGTAATCTTCCTGCTGGAAATACGAGATGCCGAGGTGGTAACGAGCGTCTTCAAATTCCCCCCTTCTCAGAACCTCCAGAAACTCCTTTATGGCGAGTTCAAATTTCTCTACTTCTTTATAACACAACCCGAGATTATATCGTGCATCAACAAAATCGGGATCCAGCCTCAGCACTTCTCTGAACTCTTCAATTGCCCTCTCTACATCCCCGTATTCTCTGTGGATTATTCCGAGTTTGTGGTGAATTTCGTAGTCGTCAGGATTTAATCTGAGAACTTCTTCAAATTCTTTTATTGCTCTCTTAAAATCTCTCAGCTTCAGATAAGCGTCGCCGAGTTCATAATGAACCTTAAAGTCATCAGGATTTAATCTGAGAACTTCTTCAAATTCTTTTATTGCTTTCTCGTAATCTTCCTGCTGGAAATACGAGATGCCGAGGTGATAACGGGCTTCTATGTTCTCCGGATCAATTTTCAGGCAATTTAGATATTCCCTTATTGCTCTGCCAGCATCCCCCTGGCGGTGATAAAGTTGACCGAGGTTGAAAAAAGCCTCGCTATTAGATTTGTCTATTTTGGTGGCTTTGAGGTATTCCTTTCTTGCTAAATCGAGCTTACCCTGATCCTGATATGCAACACCGAGACTCAGATGAGCATCCGCATCATCTGGATTGATTTTTATTGCCTCTGAGTATTCAGCTATCGCCTTCTTCAGCTCACCCTTCAGATGATACAGCAGTCCAAGGTTCAGGCGTGCCTCAGAGTCCTTAGGGTCGAGTCTGATTACTTTCTGAAATTCTTTAATCGCCCTGTTGTAGTTTCCCTTCTTATAATATATCAGACCAAGATTGAAGTGAGCATCAACGTTATTCGGGTCTGTCCACAGTGTCCTGATGTATTCACTTATGACTGAGTCAAGATTTTCCTCTTTATGCGACGAGTAATCATTAGTTCTCATATCTTCTCATCTTCTGGCTTAATCTTATAATCATAATCATTTTCTATGCACACATCTTCTTTTTTGTTATTAAACTTAGCGAATAACACATAATGATAGGACTGTGGCTATGATTATGAAATAAAATGTGCAGAAAACTGATTACAGGTATTCAAGAGAGAAAATAGGCTGGAAATATCCAATAAATGGAGATCAAATTTTATCACATTAATTTATAATTCAAAATATCCTTTCTGAGAAAGGAAATAAATAACACGACAGTCAATAGCAAGCATGAAGGTCGCAGTTCTCAGACCCGAACAGTACATTGAGGATACTCTGAAATTATTTCGAAATCTGGATATAGACATTGTACCAGTCCCATTTATCGAAATAAAGACTGAACGATCAGGAATTGAGAAAATGGGTGATCTGGAGAAGTTTGATGTTGTCATTATCACAAGCCAGACTTCAGCTAAAATTGCAGTCAAGTTCAGGGAAAAGCTCAAAAGAGCGAGAATTATAGCAATTGGTAAAAGGACTGCAAAAATACTATCAGATGCTGGATTAAAGCCTGAAATTCCGGATAAATTTGACTCGAAAACAGTATATGAGAAATATAAAGAAAGTTTAAGAGGAAAGAGGGTTATTTTATTGAGGAGCGATAAGGGAGACCCGATTCTAATGAAGCTGTCAGAAGTTGCTGAGGTGGATGAAATAGTTCTTTACAGAATAGAAGAAAAATGGGGAAAGGAACAGGAGGATTTGATTAGACAGATTGCAGGAAAAGACATCGACATGGTTATTTTCTCGAGCAGTATGATGGTAAGGAGTTTTTTCAATCTTGCAGAAAAGATGGGTAGGCTTGATGAGGTTCTCCGTTCGCTGAAGGAAATGGACGTGGTTGCTATAGGCCCTCCAACAGCCCGAATGCTTGAAAACTATAATGTTAAAGCTGAGATGCCAGAAGAATATACTTTTGACGGAATAGTAAAGATTTTACAGTCAAGAGTTTAATCGTTGTTGAGGAAAATGTATATACAATGTCAGGACTGCGGAAAAGATGTATTCAGAATAACGCTCGATAAAAGAGCAGTATGCGTTGAGTGTGGGAAATCATTTCAAATCTGCGTGGAAAGAGTTCCGTTTAAACCTGAACCTCCTGAACCTCTACCACCTGAAAAACCCGAAAAATACTGGTTTAAGTGATAAAATGGATGTCATTGTTAAAAAAAGCGAAATAGAAGGAGAAATTACACCTCCACCATCGAAAAGTTATACCCACAGAGCTTTTATCGCTGCATCTCTCTCACCTCTTGCAGAAGTCTCAAATCCGCTTATCTCGGAAGATACCATTGCTACACTCAATTTCTGTAGATTTATTGGGGCTGGAGTGTTGAGAGACAGATCCGGATTCACATTTGAGGGGGTTGGCTCTATCGAATCAGAAGGATACATTAATCTTGCCAATTCAGGAACTACGCTCAGACTTGCTATCGGCATCCTCTCTCTCTCAAAGTCAGGCAGGTATTCTGTACTTGATGGGGACTCTTCACTCAGAACAAGGCCAAATTATCAGCTTGTTGAAGTTTTAAGAGTACTTGGAGCAGATATCTACGGTAATAAAGACTTCAGGGCGCCGGTCTGGGTTAAAGGTGTTGCCAAAGGTGGTAAAGTTGAAATCAAAGCAAAAAGCTCACAGTTTATTTCGTCTCTGCTTTACTCGCTTCCTTTAGCAAAAAATAACTCCGTTCTGAAAGTTCTCGCAACCAAATCAAAGCCCTATATCGATATCACTCTGCACATACTTAGAGAGAGTGGAATTGAAATCGAATCCATAGATAATAATTTCTACATTTCCGGTGGGCAGGATTTTCGCCTCAGGAAATTCACGATACCTTCAGACTTCTCTTCAACAAGCTATCTGATTGCTGCCGGTCTGATTGCTGGAGATATAACAATAAAGAATGTTTTTGATTCAGTGCAGGGCGATAAAGTGATTATTGACGTGGTAAACAAAATGGGTGGTAAGGTCAGGTGGTATAAAGATGACGGTGAACTGAAAGTAAAGAAATCCAGCCTTGAGGGGATAGAATTTGATGCATCCGATACACCTGACATAGTTCCAACAATAGCTGCACTTGCTGCAGTTGCAGAGGGTAAAACAAGGATATTCAATGCAGAACACCTCCGAATTAAGGAAATTGACAGGATTGAGGGAATCTACCGAAACCTGAAGTCACTTGGTATTGAGGCTAAAGCCACAGAGGATGGACTTGAAATAACTGGAGGTGCAATAAAGCGAGGAGAGGTGCAATCTTTTGGTGACCACAGGATGGCTCTTGCGTTTTCACTGCTCGGACTGGCAGGAGAGGNGATTGTAAATGATGCTGAAGTGGTCTCAGTCTCATTTCCCGGTTATTTCGAGTTTTTAAAGTCCATGGGCGCTGACATTGATTTTGTAACAGAAGGGTGATTTTATGATAGGAAGTACTTTCGGTTACCTTTTCAGGGTGACGACCTGGGGAGAGAGTCACGGGAAAGCAGTTGGTTGTGTGATAGATGGTTGCCCTTCCGGACTCGAATTGAGTGAAAAAGAAGTTCAGATAGAGCTGGACAGAAGGAAGCCCGGAGGAAGACTCGCATCTCCAAGAAAGGAGAAAGACAAGGTTGAGATACTTTCAGGAATTTTTGAGGGTAAAACAACCGGCACACCTGTTTCAATGATTGTTTGGAATAAGGATGTAAATTCAAAGTCATATGAAAAAATTAAATACGTTTTTCGCCCCGGACATGCAGATTATACTTATTTTGCGAAGTACGGCATCAGAGACTGGAGAGGAGGGGGTAGAGCGTCAGCACGTGAAACAGTCGGACGGGTTGCCGCAGGCGCAATAGCAAAAACGATTCTCGGAAAGTTTGGCATTGCTGTTGGAGGCTACACAAAGGAAATAGCTGGAATAAGATGCAATTCAGTTTTTGAATTTGAAGAGATGATGAAAAGGTCAGAAAGAAGCGAAGTGAGGTGTCCTGATGAGGAAACCTCCAAGTTGATGGAGGAGATGGTGACCAACGCAAGAAAAGAAGGCGACAGTGTGGGAGGTATTGCCGAGATAATTGTTCGAAATCCTCCTGCCGGTCTTGGCGAGCCCGTTTTTATGAAACTTGATGCATACCTTGCATACGCAATTATGAGCGTGCCTGCTGTTAAGGGCGTGGAAATCGGAGCAGGTTTTAACGTCTCAAAAATGAGGGGGAGCGAGAACAACGACCCGATTGTATTGAAGTCAGGTAACGAAAAAATAGGATTTGAAACAAACAACGCTGGCGGAATTTTGGGTGGAGTTTCGAATGGGGAAGATATAGTCATCAGAGCAGCAATCAAACCCACACCTTCCATATCAATTTCTCAGAAGACTGTTAATTATCGAACAATGAAGGGGGAAGAAATTACCATCAAAGGAAGACATGACCCGTGTATAGTGCCGAGAGCAGTACCTGTGCTGGAGGCGATGACAGCCCTTGTTATCACAGACTGTATGATGTTGCAGGGATTAATTCCAAGATTCATGTAATTTTTCCATCAATGGTTACGCAACTTCCTAAAGAGCTAATTTAAAATGACGATAAAAGATAGCAGAGAAAAAATGCTAATGATTGTGGTATATAACGGATAAAAACTCTGGGACTCAATGATTTAGTAAAAATTATAAGCAGTAGAATCAATTAAGTCCAATGAAAAGAATAACAGCAATAGCAAAAGGAGAAGTTCAAAGAGTGAATTACAGAGAAGAGGTCCAAAGAATAGCGCGAAGGCTTGGAATAACTGGATATGTTGAGAATCTAAAACCTTATGACGTTAAAGTTGTTGCAGAAGGTGAAGAAGATAAACTAAAACATTTCATTGAGCTAATAAAAATAAAGAGATTCCCGATTTTTGTTGAAGAAATGGAAGTCGAATGGAGCAAAGCTGCCAAAGAATTCAGCTATTTTGAAATAAGAAGAGGAGAATGGCAGGAGGAACTAATTGAAAGACTCGATACGGCAGGAAGATTGCTTTACAGAAGTGTTGAACTCTCAGAAAAATCTGTTCAACTTGGAGAAAAATCTGTTCAACTTGGAGAAAAATCTGTTCAACTTGGAGAAAAATCTGTTCAACTTGGAGAAAAATCTGTTCAACTTGGAGAAGAAACCTTAAAGGCAATAAGAGAAGAATCAGAAAAGACGAGAACTGTCTTGGGAGATAAAATAGATTCAGCAAAGGATGAGATAGCAGAGAAGATAGACTCTGTCAGAGAAGCAGTAAAAGAGGAGTCAGAGAAAACAAGAGAAGAAATAAGAATGCTTCGGTTTGATTTGAAAGAATATATTGAAACTAATATGAAAGAAATCCATTCAAAGATTTCAGAAATTGAAAGAGCACTGAAGAAAGCTGGTATAATGTGATTTGGTTTTGTTGAGAATTTTTATTTTGATTTAGACAATTTTATTTTAGAATAACTTCTCATATTGCCAAGTAAATGGATAAATTGATGCTTTAATTTTGAGATAAGATATTCAATACAGTGGTCAGAAATAAGAGACAGTAAAAGATTTATTGACTGTAAGTAACTCAATGCAATGAAGGTTGTTATTTCATTAGGTGGCTCAATTCTGATGAGTGATTTCGATTCTGAAAGAATAAAAGAGTACGCAAGGGTAATCGAAGAACTCGGTAAGAAAAGTAGAGTATATGTCATTGTCGGGGGCGGAAGTGTTGCAAGAGATTATATCAATCTTGTGAGAGAACTCGGGGCTGATGAAACAACTTGCGATTATGTTGGAATTGATATAACGAGGATTAACGCCTCGATATTGGCGTCTACAATGACCAGCGCACCCGGAAGAATCCCTGTTGATTTAAAAGATGCTCGAGAATTATCTCAATCACATAATGTTGTGGTAATGGGAGGCACATTCCCCGGACATACAACAGATGCCACCGCTGCTCTGCTATCAGAATATACTGGCGCAGATTTGCTTTTGATTGCCACATCAGTTGATGGGGTTTACTCTGCGGACCCGAAAAAAGACCCGAATGCTGTCAAACTCGAAAGAGTCTCCGCAAGCGAGCTTGTGAAGATTGTCTCAGGCAGCACTGCAGAAGCGGGAGGCAACAACGTGGTCGATTTACTTGCAGCAAAAATAATCGAAAGGAGTGGAATCAAAGCCCTTGTTTTTATGGGTTCTCCTGAGAATATCTTCAGAGCATTTAAAGGAGATGTTGATGGAATTGGAACGGTGATTGAGCCGTAATCAGAAGTGAGAGTATCCTTTAAACTCAATCCTCTTTTTTTCATCCTTCGTTTTAAGCCAAACGCCTTTTTCATTCACAACTTTTCCAATTTCAAATCCATGCGTGCATTCTTTTGAAGTGTAAACAAGCTCATAATCTCCTCCGGAATAGAGAAACAGGTCTAAAGCTTTCTCCTCATTAACGAATTCCGTCAGATGTTCTAAAGGCAGTAAACTCTTCTCAATTACAATGCCTTTACCACTCTTTTCCGAAATAAGATTCAGAGAGACTGCGAGGCTATCACTCACGTCTGTCATGGCACTCACATGTCCTGCTAGCTCAATACCCTCAAACACTCTCGGCTCAGGTGTAAAGAGCTTATCTGGAAATGTTAGTTCATCTCTGCTAAACCCTGAGAATAGCTGTTCGAGACTTAGCTGCGCCTTACCCAGAGAACCTGTAAGACAGACCCTTTCAGTCGCTATTGCACCACTTTGTTTGACATATCTTTCTGCAGTACCTATGGCAAAGCCAGAAATTGCAAGTTCATCCCCAGAGTCAATGTCTCCTCCGACTACCGAAACATCGTATCTATCTGCTATGTTTGCCATACCATTGAGAATTCCTTTGAAGAGTTTTTCTTCAGGTAGAGTTATTGTGAATAGAAAATAATGGGGTTTTCCACCACTTCCTGCTATATCACTCAGATTTACCGCGAGTGCCATATGGCCCATCTCTTCAGGCAGCATGCCTGGCGGAAAATCTGTCCTCTCATGAAGACTGTCTGCCGTGAGAAGTACGTTTTTATTGCCAATCCTGATGACAGCACAGTCGTCCTCACCTGCACCGGCAAGTACCTCTTCTTTCTTTGTCCTGAAAATCTCACTCGCAAGTTTTATCAGGTCAAATTCTCTCATCAACCCTCCATAAGACACAGTATTCTGCCAACCACATAATTGCTCGTATAACTGCTTTTACCGAGAGATACGGAGACAAATCCATGTTTCTTCAGGATTTTCAGCGTTTTTTTCCTGAATTCACCATGCGGAAATCCGCCTATGCAGACCACTGCCCCTTTCTTTATCGTTTCTTTAAGAAAGTCAATGTTTTTTTCCCCGGCTTCGCTCATCAAAATTACGTCACATCCGGTAGAAGACAGCAATTCATTCAGGTCGGACTCAACAATCTCAAGCAGTACATCATCATTTTTTATGACTTTTTTCTCAAATAAGTCCTCAATCAAACCCTTGAACCTGTTATAATTTCTCGGCAATCTTGCTCTGTTATTTATTCTTACAATCTCGTCATTTACTGTGTGAATGTAGATTTTGATACGTTCTGAAACAGGTGAATCAAGGACTGTAATCAGGCAGAAATGGATTATATCCGGTCTTCCTCTGTTCTTGCTATCCTGAAGCAATTTTATAGCAGAATGGTGAATCGAATCATCGAGAAGGATCTTTTCAGGGTTCCTCCCCCTCTTCTTAGCATCTTTTATAACGGATGGGTGATTGAGTATTTTATCCGGAATCCTCTCTACTGCTGAGTCAAGAAGAATGAGAGTGACCTTTGAACACATCTATTACCTTGAACTCAATATAACCCAAGTCTTTGATATTGTATCTTCCCACAACGTCCATTGGAATCTCCCAGTGGTGCGGGTGGTGGTGGTCGGATTCAAAGAAGAATTCTGCATCCGGTGCGGTCAGAACTCTCATTTTGGGGTCGTAACTCTTTATGAGTATGGCTTTGATCTCCTCTCCTCCTTTCAAGTCAAGCTGATTCATCACATCTTCCGGAGGTATTACAAAGCAGATATCACCCTCGTATCTTATTCTCTCGATGAGTCTCATATTCCTGCTAATTACATATCGAATATAATTTTTTCCATTTAGGATTGACCGCCTTAGCTGATGGTAAAATCAAATTTTTAACTTTAACATATCGCCAACCTTCAACTCAATCCTTTTTGTTCATAGTAATCACGGAATAAGACCTGTTTTTTAAGATTATCCGATTGTTCTATTACTTTCTTCGTCCCTGTTAATGCTGAATCTTTTAGATTATCATAATAATCCTCTACATCAATTACTTTAATTATATGAAGGAAATGATTAACTTTTTAAAGGGTTAATACAAAAAATTACTGCTGCTACTGTGCTAAATTTATGCACGGTTGTGCCGGTTGGAGAGGTGGAGTGCAATGTTCGAAGATGAATCTTATGGTAGGGTGATCTTTCGATTAACTGGAGCTAATAAAAAGTATGTCATGGAGATAATCTTCATAACATTTTTTATGTTTCTGTTTCTTGACTCTGCTGGTGCTGTTTTTCCAAGTGGGTTTAATGCTGATGGTGATCCCAGTGAATGGGGGGCAAGTGGTTTTCTTACTGGTGATTGGAGTGTTAATGATACATGGGTTCCCAACCCCGGTATACTGTTTATTGTTGAAGATAACTATAACCCCAAGCAAGGCGGATCATATACAGGTGTCCATATACAGGGAAATGGAAGTAACTATGTGTTTTACGATGAACCCATGAAGAAAAATTATCAGAATGACTGGGTATGGGAGCCATATGGTAAGGAGAAATATGATATTGAAGCAATGTATCTTACTCAAGACGATAATTATGTTTACTTTCTTGTTGTAACTTCACAAAATCCTGATGAAACATATGACACTAAAAAACCGGGAGATCTTAGAATTGATATTGACAAAACATTAAATTCAACAGATGATCATATATATGAACTCGGTGTAAAACTTGCTTCTACAACTGGCTTGACCCAATCACACCTCTATGAAGTTTCAGATTGGCATAGAACAACTACGACTAATTACGTACCTCAGAACTATCCGACTATTGTAGTAAGTGGAACAGATAAGGGTGCAATAGCAGGATTTGCTTATACTTCATGCGGTGATTGTAATTCAGGAACTGGAAGTGATAAAAGCAATCCAATATATATAATAGAACTCAAGATTTCAAAATCGGAGCTTGGACTGAGTTCAGGGAGTTATGCTAATCCAGAGGATTTTAGCTTGGTTACTGGATGCACAAATGAATCAATAAGAATTACCGATGTATTCCCACCCTCATCTATATCCAATCTACAGAATACAACATACTTTTCGAGATTTATCAACTGGACATGGACTGATCCGTCCGATTCTGATTTCTCGCATGTTATGGTTTATCTGAACGGAGTTTTCCAGACAAACGTTTCTGCTGGCGTGCAGTATTATTTCGCAACAGGTCTGAATCCCGAAACAAGTTATGAGATCTCAACCCGTACTGTAGATACATCAGGAAATATCAATCAGACATGGGTGAATCATACTGCAACAACCGCTCCACTTCCAGATGAGGTCTGGGTTGATGATGACTGGGCTGGTTCAAATCTCGGTGATGAAGTTGAAACTGGAAAATATTTTGGCTACAATGCCTTCGATGTCATTCAGGATGGAGTGGATAATGTAAGTATTGGTGGAACAGTTCACGTAAGGGCAGGCATTTACTACGAAATGGTAACTGTGGATAAGAGCTTAACTTTGTTAGGAGCACAGGCTGATGTTGACCCGAGACCAAGTCAGGGTGGAAGAACAGGCTCAGAATCAGTAATAGACGGGTTTGCTACCTATCAAAGTGTCATAATCATTGATGCAGATAATGTTGTCGTCAATGGTTTTGAAATCACAAATGCAACTGGAGACATGATAAAACAGAGCAATTCCCATTCTGATACGATTGTAAAATACAATTACATTCATGACAGCGCATCTCCGGGAGATGATGGAGTGCAGTTGAAGCACTGCATAAACTGTATTATTGAGTACAATTACTTTGAGAATATACTCCAGGATGGAGCAAACATAGCGTCTGACTCTTACAATGGTTCAATCAGGTATAATGAAATAAATGGATCTTACTCTGAGAATGCAGCCATTTTCACGTACAGATCAACCAATATTGATGTCATCGGGAATCTTGTTTACAATGTTTATGTAAATGATGGAATCAAGATTGGAGATTATCGCTATGACGATTGGAATTATGGAGGAGTTGTTAGAGATAATGTTGTTCATGATGGAGTTGAAGATGGTATAACCATTTACGCTTCAAATGTTACAGTTGAGTTCAATGAGATATACAATTGCTACAGCCAGAATGGAGCATTGCATCTGTACAATGCAACCAATACATGGATTAAGTGCAATAAAATACACGATAACAGGGCTAATGGAACCTTAATTGAGGATTCTCAAAATGTTACTTTAATTAATAACGATATATACAACAACTATAATAGCAGTTTCACCACTGCCGGAATCTGGACTGTAGGAGATGTTAGAGAGTTCAGCGCTAACTACAACAACATCTACAACAACTCCGACTACGGATTCTACAATGGTAACTCTTCTCTGATAGTAAATGCAGAAAACAACTGGTGGGGAGATGCAAGCGGTCCTTATCATGCTACTTCCAATCCAAGCGGTTTAGGTAATGCTGTTAGTGATTATGTTGATTTTGATCCCTGGTTGAGTTCTGAGGTTGTTGCTTGTGTTGTACCATCAATAACCCGTTATTGGACTGTTGGTGTTGGTGGGGATGACTGGTCGAGTAGTGCGAAATTTCAGAATACAACTGAAATAAACGGAAGTGCTCAACTTAAAAAAGAAGTTGATGATTACATGAGTTTCTGGAGATTAGATGAAGGTTCAGGAACAACAGCATATGATGAAGCAGGTAATTTTGATGGAGCTTTGCAAAGTGACTGGGTCTCGGGTAAGTATGGAAATGCTTTGAATTTTGATGGAATTAAAGGGTATGTTGATGTAGAAGATGTAGGATCTTGGGAGAATGCATTCACAATTG
>Ga0180904_1096_pt1 | contig 8086 bp, 14 predicted proteins | sample Deesub1362A_J573_FD_124173 | JGI IMG/M metagenome (GOLD analysis project Ga0180904, IMG submission 124173) | Archaeoglobus sp. JdFR-22
GGGATCGCGGGTTCAAATCCCGCCGGGTCCGTCATATCATGGGTCAGTAGAAATTTTAAAATAGGATAAACTAGGATCATCTTTTATGGCATACAAGAGCTGGAAGAGTCTCAAGGTTGATGAAAAATGCATAAAAAATTGGGCATCCGATCTTAATCCAAACACAGCAAGAAATTACGTTTATTATTTTCTCAAGTATCTGGAATGGGTTAAAAGCAAAGGATACTGGCAGAAAGCTGAAGAAATGATTGAAGATGCCAAAAAATTAATTGAAGAGGAAAGGTACAGCCACCTTGACATCTTGCTCTCTTACATCAAATCCCTGAATACAGGAATGAGTGACAGAAAAAACAGATATCTGGCTGTAAGAAGTTTCTATGAATACCACAGGGTTCCATTACCAAAACCTTCAAGAACTGAGTCTGCGAGATGCTTCAGACCCTCAGAACTTGATAAGAGGAGGGCAATAGACATCAAACCACTTGAAGTTGGAGAGGTGAGAAAGGTAATTCTGAATGCAACACAGCCTTATAAAGCTGCATTGATGGTTGTTTTCCAGAGTGGAGTGAGTCTTAACGAGTTTAACCAGTTCAACACGATTGGGTGGGAAAGAGTTGTTGAGAGACTTGATGAGGATGGACCGATAAAGATTGATCTGGTGAGAGAGAAAACGAGCAGGTTCAATGTTAGAAAGTACTACACCTTTATTGGTGAAGATTCAAAGATCTTGATAAGAGACTGGCTGAAGATGAAGCCTGCCGAATCAAATGCCCTCTTCATCGTCTTCAACAAAAACAAAAGGGACTGGGTTCCCTTGACTGGAAGGAACTTAGGCAATTACCTCACAAAGATTGCCAGAAAAATTGGACTCATAAAGCCCAATGGGATGAACAGGTATCACATACATTTGCATGAGTTCAGGGACCTTTTCAAATCCTTGTGCACACTCCACGGAGTCAATCCAATTGCATCTGAATTCTTTTTAGGGCATACAATTGACAAACTTGGATATGATAAATCTCCACAGTACGATGAAGACTGGTTCCGTGGCGAATACATGAAGGTTGAGCCCGCATTAAACATCCTATCAAATCCAGAAGGAAAATCCGTTGATAAGATAGAGATGATTAAGGCTTTTGCAAGAAGCATAGGAGCTGAGATTTCGGAAATTAAAATAGCAAAAATGAGAGAAGAATATCCTGATGCAAGTGAAGAAGAGCTAATTGGTAAGATTATAAGGGCTGAACTTCAGGCAATGAAGAACAACAAGGAATATAAGGTTATAGGTGAGGAAGAGCTTGTCAACTTCCTTAGAGAGGGCTGGGAAATCGTTCAACCCTTAAATGGTGGTAAAATCGTAATATCAAGGGTAAAAAATGAATGAACTTGAAATTTATTTCAAAAGACTGAAAAGAGAGTTCTATCTACCAGAAGAACTTCAATTGAGATGGATACCCGACAATACCTGCCCTTATCGTGGTTGTGTAAGCGGAAACATCATTTACATTTTTGATGAAGATTTAAATCAGGCAAAGGAAACATTACTGCATGAAATCCTAGATTTGTTTGTGACCAAGCTCTCCTTTATTATAAAAGAGCCTAAGATAGCCAGAACAAGACAGACATATGAGCTAAAAGAAGTTGTTGTGGAAACTTTAAGAAAGAAGATGAAAAATTTTGAGAGACCGCTATTGATTGATAAAAGTCAGATAGGTCAGGTAATTGGATCAGAGATAATTGTTTTTCCAGCTAAAAAAGCAACAAAAGAGGATGTTGAGAGAGCAAAGGAAAAGCTCAGAAAGCTGAGAAAGTAATTTTTAAAATTTTTTTAAAAAATAAAAAAATTTTTTTATTAAAGTCTCCACCACCGGCCATCGGGTCCACAACCAGATCGAATGGTTCTGTGTAGTACCACAGCAGGTTCTCAACTATCTGCCCAAGAATTCTTCCAGGATAATCCATACCGTAGCGAGGGTCACATTGCTGGAATCTCCATACGTTGTAGAGTTGAAGAGAGTCTTTCAGAAATAAGTTCATTTTTGAAGTTTTGTATATAGTTACTAACTGTTTTTTGAGTGATATCAAAGCCTTAGCAACATCCTCCTGAGCAGGATAGCTAAGATAATCGAGATAAAAACTCAATAGCCTTCTACTTTCTTTTTTGGCTTGATGCGTTGCTATGCCAAATAGACAATGCTACGTATTTGAATTACTGAACCTTAAAATTTCTTACCCTTTAATTTTCAAGAATGAGGATGATTTAACTCCTTAGCAAACCTCTCAAAACCGTAACCCTTCATACCAAGCTCACTGGTGCAATTGATTCCATTTTTCAGGATCTTTATCTATGAGCAAGTATTGAAAACCTATTCCTCCGATGTACTCGTTAACTTCAATATTATAATCGTTTTCTCCTTTTACATCTGGAATTTCAAATGTTAGCGTAAATTCGTCCTTAATCTTCAAACGATCTACTGAGGCCATTTTAACAACTCCAAATATTCATCCCTCAGGAGATATTTAACAATTAACAAAGTAGAATCCAGTCTCGTTTACACTGCCACATCAGTAGCAATTCTAATCGATTAACCTAATTTTGCTTGGTAATATCGAATTTCTCTTTCCATAAGTTCAATCTCGGGAGCGCCCAAATCTTTAGATTCTTTTACAATATCTTTCATACGTTTTAGCTTCCTCTTCATCTCTTCTATATGAGTTTCTATCTCAGAAAGGTCTTCCACATACATACTAATATCCGTTAGAATTTTGATTTTAGTTATACTCGCACCGTGCTCTTCTACTGGAGGTTCAACAACCATCCATAAGTTATCTCTCTTCCATATTTCACAACCTTTGGGAGCCGTTTTGTTGCCTATCTCCTTCTGTATATCATCTATTTCATTCATTTTCTTTGCAAATTCCTTCAATAGCTCTACATACCTGTCAAAATTCTTGGAGTTCATGTCTTACCATGAAATTCAATGGTATATGTAAGTTCTCATTTGTAAGTAAACTCTTGTCGATATCTAAGGAACCTATCTTATATTTACCCACAGGACCAAAGAGATCCCAAAATTGTTGAATCTAAACTGACTTATGCATGTTATTAAAGCAAGTACTTAAAAATTTCCTTCATAAGCATTACCCCTCTGAGATCAGGCAAAATTATAAAACCCGAAATAAGATCATTGTCATGGAACTGCTCGAGATTGAAAATGAATGGATTGAGATAAGAGAAATAGTCTTTGAAGCTCTGGATAAACTTCCCCAAGATGTTCATAAATGGGCTTTAGAGAATCTTTACTTTCTGTATCCGCCAGCTGTCTTCTCAGAGTCTATTAAGAATCTGAGCTCCAAGAAGGGGATTGTCTTCATCACAGAAAAAATAAAAGATTACTCTGAAGAGGAGCAGGCATACCTGATCGCACATGCTATAGCTCATCGCAAGCTGAACCACAGTATAAGGCTGAGAGAAGAGGAAGCAATAAGGCTGGAAAGAGAAGCGGATGAGCTTGCATTCAGCTGGCTTCCTTTCAAAGTTATGAAAAGGCTTATAGAGAAAGGATGGAAGAGGTGTGACAAGACAGGAATATGGTATCATCCAAGGCATGAAATGTGCATTCAGTCTGCATTCTCAATCTACCTTTTTCACTAATTTTTAATTTTTAAGATGATAAAATCTCAGAGAACTTTTTGAGCAAAAGAACAACTTTCTTTCCCTTCTCAGTAAGAAAGTATTTATTTTCCTTTCTCTCAACTAAACTGTGTTCAAGAAGTGCTTTCAGATTTCTGTCAACAACACCAGGATTCAATCTCACTTCAAACATGAGCTCTGAGAAACCTAATGGTTTGCTAAGGGTCATCAGTATCCGTAACAGACCACTCTTTGATATCATTTTCAGGTATTTCTCTTGTCTTTCAGTAAGTATCATAATTTTAATTTAAATTTCTTATATTTTTCACTTTCTGATTCTATCAGCGTAATATCTGAGTCTTTTTCCGGCTTCAGCTCCATTTTCAATTGGCTTATAGACAAAATTCGGTTATTGCAAATCCTCTAAATGGTCAATGCTTTATAGGTAAACGTTCCAATGCAACAAACCTGCCAAGTTGGTGCTCCTCAATCTCACGAACATTAGCTTTTGGCTTTCTTCTGCCAAATGCAAACTTCTTAGCCTCAACTATAACCTCACAATATTGCGGACATCTCCCATTAACAAGGATGTTAGAATAATAGCATACCTCGTAGTTTGTGCACTCAAGTGTTCTTATCTCTCCTTCCTCACTCAGACTCACAACTGCCTGGAGTGTGGGAGAACAGGAAACGATGAAATACCTGATTTTGGACATAAACTTAATTGAATTTCAATTTAAATAATCTTTATTAAAAGATGATAATGAAGTTTAACTGAACCTTGATTTTTAACTAATAACTTACACGTTGATCTCCAAAGGTTCCCAACTTCCACACTCTTCTTCCTTTAATCCCAGCTCACATTTTCTTTTTCTTAAGTCAACTGGTTGTTTTTCATCAGGTTCAGAGTGAATGCAGCTCACACATCTACCATGCCTTCTTGCCAAAGCTGTTAATGCCTTCTCAACATCCCTTTTCATCAGCACGTAAGCTTGAAGAACTGTATGAGTGCTGTAATTTTCTTCTGATATAACATTCTCAGCATTTCTGATGTAAGCTTTAACAATTTCCCCCAGCCTCATCAGTAAAAATTGATTTCAGTCAAAATATTGCTGTCGGAAAAGAGTTGATGAGAAGATGTTTTTAATGGTAATAATAATTTGTATACAAATTTTAAACTTTAAATAATAAATTGAATGATAATAATAATTATTAGATTTCAGGGTGGTTTGTATGCACCTCAGCAACTTAATAAACCAGGTGAATGGGCATGTATGCCTTCTTTACACAACAGTTAACGAATTCCTTGAGGTTGCTATCCCATACATCAGGGAGGGAATTGAGAGAAATGAGTACTGCATTCTGATTTCTGACAATGGACTGGATACTGATATCTCAGAAACTGAAGTGATTGGACGTGAAGAAGAGTTAGTAAATTTGAGGGAGAATTACGAGAATGCAATAAAGAATGGTTACACTGGTCTGAGGATTGTGGGAGATTTCGAAAATGTGGATTGGGAGAGGCTTTCTGCTTATGAAGAAAGCATTAGAGCTGAGGAATGTGAACTTATAAATGGAAATGGAGATGAAATTGTAGGTGGAAGTTTAAGTTTAAGTGGAAGTGTAAATGGAAGTGCTAACTTCCTATGCTGCTACAGTCCTGACGATGCATTCAAGGTTGCAAATGCAGTATGCAACCATGAGCAGATTGTTGTGAAAAAGAACGGTGTCTGGACAGTTTTGAGAAAAGAGTGTAAAGAAAAGGAGAAGATAAGACTGGAGAAAGATGGATACAGAATTGCCGTTGAGAATGCGAATGAGGGGATAGCTGTTGTTCAGAAAGGAATAATACGCTTCATCAATCCTGCCCTCACAAGAATGACCGGATATACTGCTGAAGAAGTTCTTGGCAGACCATTCACAGACTTTCTGCCTGAAGAAGATGCAAGGGAGCTGATGGAGAAGCATTTGAGGAGGATGAAAGGGGACTTCAATGGAAGCTATCGTTTCAGGGTGTTTAACAAAAATGGAGGTGTGAGATGGTTTGAGATAAATGCTGTTCCTGTTGAGTGGGAAGGAGGAAATGCAACTCTGAACTTTCTCAGAGATGTCACGGATGAGATGATTTTTGAGCAAAAGCTGAGGGAGAGTGAGGAAAAGTTCAGGGCTATATGCGAGGCAGCAAGAGATGCGATAGTTTTGATTGATGAGGAAGGAATAATAAGGTACTGGAACTCATCTGCTGAGAGAATTTTTGGATACAGGAGTGATGAGATTGTTGGGGAAAGTGTTCAGGTGCTTGTTCCGGAGTGCAAGGCTGAGAAGTTGAGAAGTGGAAAGTGTCCCGAAGCATTCAGCATCTACGCCATCCGGAAAGGTGGAAGAAGGATTCCAATTGAGGTTTCCCTCTCCACCGTTAGCATAGCAGGTAAAGTGAATGTAATTGCGGTTGTGAGGGATGTTAGCGAGAATGTTGAGGTTTTCGGGCAGCTCGCAGCAAATCTTACCCAGTTTGAGGTCTCTGCAGACAGGCTCAGGAATCCACTTGCTGTTATAATGACCTCTCTTGAGCTTGTTAATGAGATCGGGAAGGAGAAGGTTTTGGACATAATTGGAGAGCAGGCAAGAAGGATGAAGGATGAGGTTGATGGCCTCAGAAACGAAGAACTGAGAACGTACAGACTGATTGAGAAAATGAGAGGTCAAAATGAAATTTATGATATTAGACTTGGATAGAGAATTTGCCAGCAACTTCAAAGCAATCATGAATTTCAGTGGGCATGAAGCGGAGCTTGTAAATTTTGATGAGCTCAAAGAAATTGATTCAAATCCCGATGTTGTCCTGCTCGACATAATGATGGGAATCAGGGGTAACTTGCTTGCTAAGTTGAAAAATCGCAGATTGGTTTTGCTTTCATCAGTAAAACTCTCAGATTCTGAAATTGAATACTTGAAGAGCAAATACGGCATATCAGATTACATAGAGAAACCTGTATCGTTTCCTGACTTTTTGGAGAGGATGAAAAACTTTTGAGGTGAAAAATGAGGATACTCATAGTTGACGATTCCCAGTTCATGAGAAAGTTACTGAGCAAGATTATTCATCAGCATGGCTACACAGTAGTTGGAGAGGCTGAGAACGGAGCTGAGGCTGTGACAAAGGCAAGAGAGCTTAAACCTGATATAGTAATGATGGATATTGTTATGCCGGTAAAGGATGGAATCAAGGCAACGGCTGAAATAAAGAAATCAAGCAATGTTAAGGTTTTGATGTGCACTTCAGTAGGGCAGGAAGAGATGATGAAGCAGGCTATAAAGGCTGGAGCTGATGGCTACATCACAAAACCATTCCAAGGGCAGAAGGTTATCGAGGCGATACAGAGTGTGGTAAGCTGAGTTCTCCATTCAAGCTCAAGCTCAAATTTATCACGACTTAGTCGAGTCAGAAGCTTAATAAAAAGAAGACTGTATTCCCCATTTTGTAGTTTGTTCAGATTATCTGCTCGAATGATCAGTTTCCTTTATGTATCTCTTTCCAACTTCAAATTAAACTACTTTTCCAGTTCATTGTCTTTATGTTCATACCTTCTTTTCTTGAATTCGCATTTAGTTTTCTTTCCGGTGATGCAATCGTTGTGGTATTCGCAATTATAACACGTTTCAATTTCTTCATTCATCCCGGCTCAACCTCACTCCCAAACCTCAACTCACCTCACATGCCGAAAAAGATAAAGATGCTTAGAGATACTCAATCCATAATAAAGATTTTTCTCAAGTGTCAAGCATTCTCCTTACAACTTTCAATCCCAATATTCTTCTTTATCCCAGTCAAACTGGAACAAACTGAACCTCTTCGTAATCAATCTCAGGATTGCTGAACACAATTCTCACGTTGAAGGATTTGATATCCCCATTGCTATTCAGAGATACATTGTAGACTTCTATGTCAGCATATGAACCATGAGAAGCATAAAGAGCTTTGACCTGTTCATTCAAGGCATCAGCATACCTCATAAATGCTTCAGGATTGTTAGCATTATCTTCCGCTATTTTCTTGAGTTCATCAATCATATCCCTGAGGTTCTCAATTTCGTGAGAGGAAGAGGAAAGCTGAGAGTAAGCAGATTCATTCCCTGCAAGTATGTTCTGAGCATAAAGTAATGAGAGTGAGGCAAGCAGTATGGAGATGATTACTGCCAGTATCACTATTATCTGACCTTTATCATCCTTTATTATACGCTTCATACTATACCCTCCATAATACGAGTTTCACCTCCAGAACAACCGGATACTGCATATCCGGACTGTATTCAATACCACCAGATTCGTTGAAGAAAAATGGAGAGTTTACAAGTTCGCTATTCTGAAAAACTATGTATTTTGATACAGAAACTGTGTCTTCAGTGTATTCTCTTTCAACAATCGGATGTGTTTGGAATTCATCACTGGATG